>Ga0310836_100001_pt1:0-40000 | contig 1643435 bp, 1564 predicted proteins | sample SM_ome_4_FD_201310 | JGI IMG/M metagenome (GOLD analysis project Ga0310836, IMG submission 201310) | Sorghum-adapted microbial communities enriched on stacked mutant (SM) sorghum from Joint BioEnergy Institute, Emeryville, California... ... | reverse complement strand
CGACCGAGTCGTAGGCCTGCAGCAGCGGATAGAGCATCTCCAGCACGGAGATCGGCCGCCCCGCCTTGTAGCGCTTGGCGAAGTCGTCGCGCTCGAGGATCTGGGCGACGGTCGCCACGCGCGCCAGCTCGAACAGCTTCGAGAGCGGCATGTCGAGCCACTCGCTGTTGTAACGGACCTCGAGCAGCTCGGGGTCGTCGCGCAGGACGGTGAACGCCTGCTCCTGGTAGGTGCGCGCGTTGGCCTCGATCTGCTCGGGGCTGAGCACCGGGCGGGTGGTCGAGCGCCCCGACGGGTCGCCGACGCGGGCGGTGTAGTCGCCGACGATCAGCACCACCTTGTGGCCGAGGTCCTGGAACTCGCGCAGCTTGCCGAGCACGACCGTGTGCCCGAGGTGGATGTCGGGCGCGGTCGGGTCGAGCCCGAGCTTGACGCGAAGCTGACGGCCCTCGCGCTCGGCCTGCTCCAGGCGCTCCGCGAGGCCGCCGTGCGGCAGCGACTCGTGGACGTTGCGCAGCAGGTTCGCGGCGGTCTCGGCGGGGGTGGCCATGCGGAGGCCAATGCTAGAGTCAGAAGCCGTCGCCCGGGCCCTTGCCGCCGCCCGTCGACCCCCTTCGCCCGCGCCGCGCCCGGCTTGGGGCAGGAGCGCATGAGCGACGCCAACGAACCGCAACCGACCCCGGTGCCCGGTGATGCGGGCGCGCCCGGCGGACCCCGTCCCCGGACGAAGATCAAGCGCCTCCGGCTGCTGGCGCTGCTGATCCCGGTGGCCGCGCTCGCCGGGGTCTCGACGGTCTTCGGGATGATGATGGCCGTCGCCAGCGACCTGCCCGCGCTCGAGCAGCTCCCGCAGGTCGCCAAGCGGAAGAACTCGATCCTCTACGACGTCCGGGGACGGCGCCTGGCGACGCTGACCTCCGACCAGGGTCGGATCATCGTCACCAGCGACCAGATCAGCCGCAACGTCAAGAACGCGGTGATCGCGATCGAGGACGAGCGGTTCTGGGAGAACCCGGGCGTCGACTTCCGCGGCATCGCGCGCGCGCTCGTGCAGGACATCATCCAGCGCCGCGCGGTCCAGGGCGGGTCGACGATCACGCAGCAGTTCGTCAAGAACGCGCTCAAGGCGCAGAACGAGCGTACGCTCCTGGCCAAGATGCGCGAGGCCGCGCTGGCGTTCCACATGACCCGCAAGTGGTCGAAGGAGCGCATCCTGACCGAGTACCTCAACTCGGTCTACTTCGGCAACGGCGCCTACGGCATCGAGTCGGCCGCGCGCACCTACTTCGGCGCCGACCCCAACCACTCCGGCTGCGGCAGGCAGGGCCGGCCGATGTGCGCCAGCGAGCTCAACCCGGCCGAGTCGGCGATGCTGGCGGCGATCATCGCCTCCCCGTCGGCGTTCGACCCCGTCGCGCATCCGCGCGCCGCGCGCGCCCGCCGCGACCTCGTGCTGCGCAAGATGCTCGAGCAGGGCTACATCGACGAGCGCCAGTACGAGGAGTCGCTGCAGGAGCCGACCCACTACAAGGTCACCCCGCCGCGCCTGGAGACCCCGGCCAACAGCGAGTACTTCGTCTCCTGGGTGCGCCAGCTCCTGATCGAGGAGGTCGGCCCGCAGCGCGCGTTCGAGGGCAACCTGCGCGTCACCACCACGCTCGACCTCGACCTGCAGCGAGCCGCCGAGCAGGCGGTCAACAACCACCTCTCCTGGCCGCAGGGGCCGACCGCCTCGATGGTGGTGATCGACAACCACACCGGCGAGGTGCGCGCGATGGTCGGCGGCCGCGACTACCAGGCTAAGCCCTTCAACCTGGCCACCCAGAGCCGGCGCCAGCCCGGGTCGGCGTTCAAGCCCTTCATCCTGGCCGAGGCGCTGCGGCGGGGCATCTCCCCCGGCGCCGTCTTCCCCTCCCGGCGGCGCGAGTTCAAGGTGCCGGGGGGCGGCGGCGAGGTGTTCGTCGTCAACAACTTCGAGAACCGCTACAGCGGCCAGATCTCGCTGGCGGGAGCGCTCACGCACTCCGACAACTCGGTGTTCGCCGCGCTCGGCATTCAGCTCGGCACCAAGCGGATCGCGCGGCTGGCGCAGCGGATGGGCATCCGCACGCCCGTGTCGGCCAACTACGCGATGACGCTCGGCGGCCTCAAGGAGGGCGTGACGCCGCTGGACATGGCGCACGCCTACACGACGTTCGCCGCCCACGGCCGGCGCATCACCGGCACGCTGGCGGCGCCCAACAACGGGCCCGTCGGCCTGGTGCGCATCCGCCGCGTCGGCGAGGACGACAAGCAGAGGCTGGTCAAGGAGAACAAGCGCCGCGCGATCCCGGTGCTCCCCCGCCACGTCGCCGACACCGCCACCAACCTGCTCACCGGGCCTGTCAAGTACGGGACCGCGACGCGCGCGCAGTACGGGGGCTTCGCCGCCGGCAAGACGGGCACGACCGAGAACTCGGGCGACGCATGGTTCGTCGGCTTCACCGACCGGTGGACGATCGCCGTCTGGGTCGGCTATCCGGACACGCTCAAGCCGATGCTGACCGAGTTCCGCGGTGACGACGTCACCGGCGGCACGTTCCCGGCGCTCATCTGGCGCGACTTCGTGATCGCGGCCAACAAGATCATCGAGAACCGCAAGAACCGCGAGCGCGAGGCGAAGGGCCTGCCGCCGATCACCCAGACCACGACCGTCCCGAAGACCGCCGACCCCGCGACCCCCACACCGACAACCAGCACTCCGTCCGAGGCGCCGTCGGCGGGCGACGGCGGCGGCACGGACGGGACCGGCGGCTCCTCCGGCGGCGGGACCGGAGGCACCGGCACCGGTCGCACCCCGGGCCCGACGGCACCGCAGCAGCCCTCCACTCCGGCGCCCGCCGCGCCGCAGCCCCAGCCGCAGGCGGCCCCGCCGGGCGGCGGTGGCGGAGGCGGAAACACGGGCGGCACCGGCGCGCCCGGCTAGACCCGGGCGGCGCGGGCGGCGCGTCGCGGAGCACGCAGCGCGGGCGGCCGCGGGCGCGACACGTAGGGGCTGTCGGCGGCGCAGAAGCGCCAGGGCAGTTCAACCGCCTTGCTGATGCCGATCCGCGGGCCGCTCACAAGCTCGGGACGCGGGCGGTCGTCCGGCGGCGGGCCGATCGTGATCGGCCCGCCGATCAGGCTGCTGTCGTTCTCGGTCAGCTCGACGCCGAGCGCCTGCGTCAGCTTCCCCGGCCCGTTGCACAGCTCGACGTCGCTGCGCACCCTGCGGCGCCCGCGCATCCGCTCGATGCCCTCGAGCGGCTCCAGCGCGCGGATCAGCACCGCCGCGCCGACGCCCTCTTCCTCGCAGACGGCGTTCAGCAGCGCGTGGATGCCGTAGGACCGGTACACGTACGCGCGGCCGGGCGGACCGAACAGGACCCGGGTGCGCGACGTCAGCCCGATGTAGGCGTGGCAGGCCGGCTCGCTCTGGTGGTAGGCCTCGGTCTCGACGATCACGCCGCGGCAGCCGTCGTGCTCGACGACGCAGCCCACGAGGTCGCGGGCCACCTCGAGGACGGGCCGCTCGTAGAAGGAGACGGGAAGCGCCCCGCTCACTCCTCCGCCAGGACGGCGCGCGCCTTCTCGAGCTGCTCGCGCACGCGGCGCAGCGCCGTGCCGCCCTCGGAGTCCTTCGACTCGAGCCACGAGGAGCGCGCCAGCACCTCGCGCGCCGCCTCGCCCAGCTTCGGCACCGCCACCTCGGCCAGCGACCGGCCGCTCTCGACCGCCTCGCGCACCAGGCCTGCGACGATGCCGTGGCACTCGCGGAACGGGGTGCCCTGCTTGACGAGCAGGTCGGCCAGGTCGGTGGCGGCGATCAGCTCGTCGGCGGCGGCCTCCGCCATAGCCTCGCGGTTGAAGCGCGCCCCGGCGATCATCCCGGTCGCCGACTGCAGGCACAGGCGGAGCGTGTCGACGCTGTCGAACAGGTGCTCCTTGTCCTCCTGCAGGTCCTTGTTGTAGGTGAGCGGCAGGGCGTGCATCACGCCGTGCAGCGCCTGCAGGTGCCCGACGATCCGCGGAGCCTTGGCGCGCAGCAGCTCGGCGGCGTCGGGGTTCTTCTTCTGGGGCATGATCGAGCTGCCCGACGACCAGGCGTCCGGCAGCGTCAGGAAGTTGAACTCCGAGCTGGCCCACAGGACGATCTCGGCGCCCAGGCGCGAGAGGTGGGTGGCGCAGGTGGCGGCGGCCGCCAGGTAGTCGAGGACGAAGTCGCGGTTGGCGACGGCGTCGATCGAGTTGGGCGCCACGTCGTCGAAGCCCAGCTCGCGCGCGACGAAGCGACGGTCGGTGTCGAAGTTCACGCCGGCGAGCGCGCCCGCCCCCAGCGGCAGCACCTTGGTGGCCTTCTCCACCGCCTTGAAGCGCTCGCGGTCGCGCTGCGCCATCCAGAACCAGGCGAGCAGGTGGTGACTGAGATAGACCGGCTGGGCGCGCTGCAGGTGGGTGTAGCCGGGCAGCGGCCAGTCGATGTGCCGCTCGGCGACCTCGACCAGCGTCTCCATGAAGACGGTGAGGAGGCGCTGCGCCTCGACGGCCGCCTCGCGCGTGAACAGCGCCACGTCGGTGGCGACCTGGTCGTTGCGCGAGCGGGCGGTATGCAGCTTGCCGCCGGGGCGCCCGATGATCTCGGTCAGCCGCCGCTCGACGGCCATGTGGATGTCCTCGTCGTCCTCCTTGAAGGGGAAGGTGCCGTCGCGCAGCTCGGCCTCGACCTTGTCGAGCCCCTCGAGGATCGCGTCGCGGTCCTCCTCCCCGATGATCCCCTGCGCCGCCAGCATCTTGGCGTGGGCCCGGGACTGCGCGATGTCCTGCGGCCACAGGCGCCGGTCGAAGCCGAGCGAGGTGTTGAGCTCGCGGAAGACGGGGTGCTGCGGTTCGGAGAAGCGCGACATCGCGCAGCAGCCTAGACGCCGAGCGCGGCCGACAGCGCCTCGGCGACGCGCGCGACCTGCCCCTCGGTCATCTGCGGGAAGAACGGGAGCGCCAGCGAGCGGGCGGCGACGTCCTCGCAGACGGGGAACTCGCCGGGCCTGTGACCGTAGGACTCCCGGTAGAAGGACATCAGGTGGATCGCCGGCAGGTACGGCTTGCACTGCACGCCGCTGCGACGTAGCGCGCCGATCACCTCGTCGCGGTCCGGCCCGTCGTGCGGCACCTGGACGACGAACACGAACCAGCCGCGCCGGTCGCCCTCGCGGCCGTGGGCGCCGTCCGGACAGGGGAGCTGCAGCCCGCGCTCGCGCTCTAGGTCGGCGAGTGCCTCGCGGTACCAGCCGGCGACGCGGGCGCGGTCGGCGAGCATCCCCTCCAGGCGGTCGAGCTGGCAGATCCCGATCGCGCAGGCGATGTCGCTCAACCTGTAGTTGAAGCCGAGCCGATCGTGGTCGAGCCAGCCCATGTCCGGCGCGCGGCCCTGGTTGCGCTCGCTGTCGATGCGGGCCTTCATGTCCGCGTCGCCGAGCGTGACCATGCCGCCCTCGCCCGTGGTGATCTGCTTGTTGGCGTAGAAGCCGAACACCGCCGGATGGCCACGGCCGCCGACCGCGGGGCCGTCGTGGTGGCGCGCGCCGAGCGCCTCGCAGGCGTCCTCGACGATCGGCAGGCCGAGCCTCTCGAACGCTGGCAGGTCGGCCGGGTAGCCGAAGATGTGGACCGGCAGGATCGCCTTGGTGCGCTCCGTCACCGCGGCGGCCGCCGCCTCCGGGTCGAGGTTGAGCGTCACCGGGTCGATGTCGGCGAACACCGGCCGGGCGCGCTCGTAGACAATCGCGTTGGCGGAGGCGACGAACGACAGCGGCGAGGTTACGACCTCGTCGCCCTCCTCCACCCCGACCGCGCGCAGCGCCAGGTGCAGGCCGGCGGTGCCGGACGACACCGCGCTCGCGTGGGGCGCGCCGACGACCGCCGCGAAGCGGCGCTCGAACTCCTGCAGGCGAGGACCGAGCGAGAGCTGCCCGGAGCGCAGCACCTCGATGACCGCGCGCTCCTCCTCCTCGCCGAGGACCGGGCGCGCGAGCGGGATCTCGTCGACCGACGCCGTCAAGACGCCTCCGCCGGCGGCGCGGCGGGAGCGCCGGCAAGCGGCTCGCCGCCGTCGCGGTTCTGGCGCCGATGCCCCTGCTCGGCGAACTCCAGCGAGTCGACCAGCGCCTGCCAGGAGGCGGCGATCAGGTTGGCGCTGACCCCGACCGAGCCCCAGACCTCCTTGCCGTCGGAGGCGTCGATGAACACGCGCGTAACGGCGTCGGTGCCGTGGCTCTCGTCCAAGATGCGGACCTTGAAGTTGACGAGCTCGACGTCGGCAAGGTGCGGGTAGACGCGCACGATCGCCTGGCGCAGCGCGGCGTCGAGCGCGTTCACCGGGCCGTTGCCCTCGGCGGTCTGGACGTAGCGCTCGCCGTCCACCCAGATCTTGATCGTGGCCTCGGTCTCGACCCGGCCGTCGGCGCGCTGCTCGACGATCACCCGCCAGGACTCCAGGCGGAACAGCGGCTCGTAGTCGCCGGACTCCTTGCGCATCAGCAGCTCGAAGGAGCCGTCGGCGGCCTCGAACTGGAAGCCCTGGTGCTCGAGGTCCTTGACCCGCTCGAGCACGCGCTGGGCGGTCTCCTCGTCCATGTCGATCCCGGCGTCGGCCGCCTTCTCCAGCACGGTGTGGCGGCCCGCGAGCTCGGAGATGATGAGCTGGCGCGTGTTGCCGACCAGCGCCGGGTCGGTGTGCTCGAAGGTGGTGGCGTCCGCGCGCACGCCGGCGACGTGCATCCCGCCCTTGTGCGCGAACGCGCTGCGCCCGACCCACGGCTGGTGCGGGTCGGGATTGATGTTCAGCAGCTCGTCGACGAAGTGAGCCGTCTCCGTCAGCTTCTTGAGCCGCTCCGGCTCGACGACGTCGTAGCCGAGGCGGAGCTGCAGGTTGGCGATGATCGACACTAGGTTGGCGTTGCCGGTGCGCTCGCCGATGCCGTTCATCGTGCCCTGCACCTGCGTGGCGCCCTCGAGCACCGCGGCGACCGTGTTCGCCACGCCGCACTCCAGGTCGTTGTGGCAGTGGATGCCGATCGGCAGGCCGGGCAGCCCCTCGCGCACCGCGCGCGTGGCCTCCGCGATCTGGTGCGGCAGCGAGGAGCCGTTGGTGTCGCACAGCACGACGCGCTCGGCGCCCGCCTCCCAGGCGGCGCGCAGGCACCGCAGGCTGTACTCGGGATCGTCGCGGAAGCCGTCGAAGAAGTGCTCGGCGTCGTAGATGACGCGCTTGCCCTGCCCCACCAGGAACTCGACGGAGTCGGCGATCAGGCGCAGGTTCTCCTCGCGCGAGACGCGCACGACCTTGTCGAGGTGAAGCGTCCAGGTCTTGCCGACGATGGTGGTGACCGGCGCGAAGCAGTCGGCGAGCGTGCGCAGCGCCGGGTCCTCGTCGGCGGCGACGTCGCGGCGGCGGGTCATCCCGAAGGCGGCGATCTGCGCGTGGCACAGGCGCTCGTCCTGAAGCAGGGCGAACAGCTCCAGCTCCTTCGGGTTGGAGGACGGGAAGCCGGCCTCGATCAGGTCGACGCCCAGCTCGTCCAGCTTGTGGACGACGCGGACCTTCTCGGCGGCCGTCAGCGACATGCCCTCACCCTGCATGCCGTCGCGCAGGGTGGCGTCGTAAGTCTCGATCTTGGTCATTGGTCGGCTCTTTCGGGATAGCAGGTCGGCGGAACGTGGCAGGGCTTCAGGACGCGGGCCACGCTCGGGGCGTGACCCGCTAGCTAATTCGCCGACCGGCGCCGATGTGGAGGCGCGACGTCACTACGAGGCCACCTGCTCGCTGTAGTGGTGCGAGGGCACGGGGTCGAGCCACTTGGCGTAGCGGTCGGACCGGCCGTGCAGCGCGTCCTCGAACGCGTCCTGCACCGCGCGGGTGATCGGGCCCGGCTTCCCCTCGCCGATCGGATGGTCGTCGACCTCGCGGATCGGGGTCAGCTCGGCGGCGGTGCCGGTGCAGAACAGCTCCTCGGCCAGGTACAGCTCGGCGCGGCTGATGTTGCGCTCGACCACCTCGTAGCCGAGGTCGCGCGCGATCTCGATCACCGAGGCGCGGGTGATGCCCTCGAGCTGCGAGGTGCTCAGCGGCGGCGTGTAGATGACGCCGCCGCGGACGACGAACAGGTTCTCACCGGTGCCCTCGCAGACGTAGCCGCCCTCGTCGAGCAGGATCGCCTCGTCGTAGCCGGCCTTGTGCGACTCGATCTTGGCCAGCACCGAGTTGAGGTACTGGCCGGAGGCCTTCGCCTGCGGGATCAGCGCGTCCTGGCTCATGCGCCGCCAGGAGGACACCTTGGCGCGCACTCCGTTGCGCTTGCCCTCCTCGCCCAGGTAGCTGCCCCACTCCCAGACCGCGATGGAGACCTCGACCGGGGCGTCGAGCGGGAACAGGCCCATCGTCCCGTAGCCGCGGAAGGCGATCGGCCGGATGTAGCAGGAGCGCAGGCCGTTGCGCCCGATCAGCTCTAGCGTGGCCTGGCGCAGCTCCTCCGGCGAATACGGGATCGGCATGTAGTACAGCTCGGCGCTGCGGAACAGCCGGTCGATGTGCTCCTGGTGGCGGAACACCGCCGGGCCGTGGCTGACCGTGTCGTAGCAGCGGACGCCCTCGAAGACGCCAGTGCCGTAGTGCAGGCCGTGCGTGAGTACGTGGACCTTCGCGTCCTCCCAGGCGACGAACTCGCCGTTCATCCAGATGAGGTCCGCTGCGTCCACTTCTTCTCTCTCCTCGGACTAGGCCAGAGCGGCGAGCACCGCGGCGGTCGCCTCGGCCGTGCTCGCCGTACCGCCGAGGTCCCGGGTACGAAGGCCCTGCTCGAGGGCCTTGTCCACCGCGGATTCTAGAGCGGCGGCCTCGCTTTCCAAGCCGAGGCCGTGACGCAGCATGAGCGCGGTGGACAGGAACATGGCCAGCGGGTTGGCGATCCCCTGGCCGGCGATGTCCGGCGCCGAGCCGTGGACCGGCTCGAACAGGCCCGGCTTGCCCTCCTCCCCCAGCGACGCCGAGGGCAGCATGCCGAGCGAGCCGGTGAGCATCGCCGCCTCGTCGCTGAGGATGTCGCCGAACAGGTTCTCGGTGACGATGACGTCGAAGCGGGTCGGGTTGGCGACGAGCTGCATCGCGCAGTTGTCGACGAGCACGTCCTCGAGCTCGATGTCGGAGTACTCGGCCCGGTGCACCTCGTGGACGACCTGGCGCCACTGGCGCGAGGTCTCCAGCACGTTGGCCTTGTCGACGCTGGCGACGCGCCCGGTGCGCTTGCGCGCGGCCTCGAACGCGGTGCGCGCGATGCGGCGCACCTCCTCCACCGTGTACAGGCACAGGTCCGAAGCCTCGGTCTCGGTGCGGGTCTTCTCGCCGAAGTAGATGCCGCCGGTCAGCTCACGCACCACCAGCAGGTCGGTGCCCTCGATCACATCGCGCCGCAGCGGGCTGGCGTCGTACAGCGCGGGCAGCGGGCGGACGGGCCGCAGGTTGGCGTACAGGCCCATGCCCTTGCGCAGGCCCAGCAGCCCCTGCTCGGGCCGCGGGGCGTTCGGGTCGGTGGTGTCCCACTTGGGGCCGCCAACCGCGGCCAGCAGGACGGCGTCGGCGGACCTGCAGGCCTCCAGCACCTCGTCGGTGAGCGCGGTGCCGTGGGCGTCGATCGAGGCGCCCCCGAAGACGTGCTCCTCGATCTCGACGTCGGAGACCAGCCGCTTCAGGATCTCGACGGCCGGGGCCATGATCTCGGGCCCGATCCCGTCGCCGGGCAGGGTGACGATGCGGTGCGACATGCGGGGCGCCACGATACCGGCGCACCGCCGCCCGCCGTCCGCCCGTCACAGCGTGATCCGGTAGGCCGCCTCCGGCTCGGGCCGGCCCTTGAGCGCCAGCCCGGCGGGCGCGCCGAGCGGCTGCCGCAAGCCGTCGGCGACCCGCTGCGACAGCACGATCTCCCCTCCTGCCGCCTGGGCCTGCAGCCGCGAGGCGACGTTGACGACGTCGCCCACGGCGGTGAAGTCGTACAGCGCGCGCTGGCCGATGTTGCCGACGAACGCCTCGCCGATGTCGAGGCCGATCCCCACCTCGACGAACGGACCGGCGGGCACCCCGTAGCCGACCTCCGCAAGCAGCCGGCGGGCGTGCTCGACCATCAGCGCGGGGACGTCCTCGTCGCGCATCTGCGGCTTGAACGCCGGCAGGTAGAGCGCCATCACCTCGTCGCCGATCAGCTTGTCGATCACCGCGTCGGGGAACAGGACGTCCTCCGCGCAGCGGTAGAAGCGGGCCAGCAGCCGCGACGCCGCTTGCGGGTCCCCGGCGGTGCGCTCGGTGAAGCCGCGCAGGTCGGCGAACAGGACACCGGTGTGGAGCAGCATCCCGCCGGGCGGCGAGAGCTCGATGCAGGTGCGGCACACCGTCGGGTTCTTGCGCGACGGCCGGAAGCCCAGCGGCCCGACCAGCCAGCTTCCGGGCGAGCCGAACGGCGCGCCGCACATCGCGCAGCGCGGCCCGCGCGGCAGCGCCGGCAGCAGCCGGCTCAGCCAGCCGCCGAGCGTGCCGGCGTGCATGTTCCAGAGCAGCTCCCAGTCGGCGGGCGTGAGCGGCTCACCGCCCTTGCGACCGGCCTCCCGCCGCAGACGCGACAGGGCCATCCGCTGCAGCAGCGTCGGCCTGGTCCGCGCCTCGGTGTAGCGCCGCTCGGCCACTCGACCGGCGACGCTACACCCGCGCCGGGGGCACGACCAGACCGCCGGTCCGGACGGGCGCCGCGGACGATCCGGGCGCCGGGCGCCTACGCGGCCAGCTCGAGCGTGTTCGGGCCCTTGCGCTCGCGCTCGCGCTCGTAGGCCTCGATCAGGTCGAGTTTCTGCAGCGTGAGCGCGATGTCGTCCAGGCCGTTGAGCAGGCGGTGCTTGGTGTCGGGGTCGATGTCGAACTTGGCGACCTTCTGCCCTTCGGCGCCGTTCCAGCGCACCTCCTGGGCCTCTAGGTCGACCTCGCACTCGCCCGCCTCGGCGATCGCCTCGCAGTCCTCGGCCGAGAGCTGCACCGGCAGCAGACCGATCTTCGTGCAGTTGGAGCGGAAGATGTCGGCGAAGCTCTGGGCGATGATGACCTTGAACCCGTAGTCCTCGAGCGCCCACGGGGCGTGCTCGCGGCTGGAGCCGCAGCCGAAGTTGCGGCCGGTCACCAGGATCGGGTTCTTGGGCAGGTCCCAGCCGGGCTCCTGCGCCCAGTCGTAGAACAGGAACTCCCCGAAGCCGGTGCGCTCCACCCGCTTGAGGAACTGCTTGGGCATGATCTGATCGGTGTCGATGTCGTCCCGCATGAGGACGGACACCTTCCCCGCGACGGTCTTGATCGGCTCCATGTCGTTCGGGCCTCCGTTCGGTTCAGTGGTGGGCGCTCAGTTCCACTCGCGGATGTCCACGAAGCGGCCCTCGATCGCCGCCGCGGCGGCCATCTCGGGGCTGACCAGGTGGGTGCGACCGCCGCGCCCCTGCCGGCCCTCGAAGTTGCGGTTCGAGGTCGAGGCGCAGCGCTCGCCCGGCTTGAGGATGTCCGGGTTCATGCCCAGGCACATCGAGCAGCCGGCGCCGCGCCAGTCGAAGCCGGCCGCCTTGAAGATCTCGTCCAGGCCCTCCTCCTCGGCCTGCTTCTTCACCTGCATCGAGCCCGGCACGACCATCGCGTAGACGCCGTCGGCCACCTTCTTGCCCTCGACCATCTTGGCCGCGGCGCGCAGGTCGCCGATGCGCGAGTTGGTGCACGAGCCGATGAAGACGCGGTCGACCTTGATATCCCGGATCGGCGTGCCCGGCTTGAGGTCCATGTAGCGCAGCGCGCGCTCCTCGCCCTCGGTGCGCGGCTCGGGCACCACGCCGGTGACGGGCGCCACCTGCGCCGGGGTCGTGCCCCAGCTCACCATCGGGCTGAGCTCGGAGGCGTTGACCACGATCTCCTTGTCGAACGTGGCGTCCGGGTCGGTGTAGAGCTCCTTCCAGGCCGGGTCGACCTCGCCGCCGTGGTCGCGCACCCACTGGAAGGTGGTCTCGTCCGGGGCGACCATGCCCGCGCGGCCGCCGCCCTCGATGGTCATGTTGCAAACCGTCATCCGGCCCTCCATCGAGAGCTTGCGGATCGGCTCGCCGCTGTACTCGACGACGTGGCCGGTGGCGCCGTCGACGCCCATCTGGCCGATCGTGCCCAGGATCAGGTCCTTGGCGGTGACGCCCGGGCCCAGCTCGCCCTCGTAGTGGATGCGCATCGCCTTCGGCTTGCGCTGCACCAGCGTCTGGGTGGCCAGCACGTGCTCGACCTCGCTGGTGCCGATGCCGAACGCCAGCGCGCCGAACGCGCCGTGCGTGGCGGTGTGGCTGTCGCCGCAGACGATCGTCATGCCCGGCTGGGTCAGGCCCAGCTCGGGGCCGATGACGTGCACGATGCCCTGGCGGTCGGAGCCCAGGCTGTAGACCGGGATGCCGAACTCAGCGCAGTTGCGCTCGAGCGTCTCGACCTGCTTGCGCGAGAGCGCGTCCTTGATCCGCGCGGCGACCGGCGTGCCGTCGGTGGGCACGTTGTGGTCGGCGGTGGCGATCGTCCGGTCCGGGCGGCGGACCTTGCGCCCGGCGAGGCGCAGGCCGTCGAACGCCTGCGGGCTGGTGACCTCGTGCACCAGGTGCAGGTCGATGTAGATCAGGTTCTCGGCGACCTCGTGGGCCTCCCAGATCTTGTCGAACAGGGTCTTCGCCATGGGGGTCTCCTCTACGAGCGGCGCAGGCCTGCGGTCACGACCGCGATCAGCACAGCCTCGCCGGGTCCGGGGTTCTCGAAGCGGTGGGTCAGGTCGGCGTCGAAGGTGACGGTGTCGCCTTCGCTCAGGTGCACCTCGGTGCGGTCGAGGTGCAGGACGACCGAGCCCGACTCGACGTGCGCGATCTCGCGACTGCCGGGCTCGTGCATCGGCGGGTCGCCCTCGCCGCCGGTGGTGGCGCCGGGCGCCAGCACGTGGCGGCTGAGCTCGGCGCGCTGGCCGGGCAGCGGCGGGGTGAGCACCTCGAAGCTGTGCCCGTCCTTGCCGCCGCCGCGACGGCCCTCGCCGGCGCGCACGACGCTGAAGGCGCCCTCCTCGTCGAGGCGCAGGAGCTGGCTGAGGCGCAGGTCCAGGCCGGCGGCGATGCGCCCGGCGACGGCCAGCGTCGGGCTGGTCTCGCCGCGCTCCACCTGGGAGAGCATCGGCGCGCTGACGCCGCAGCGCTCGGCCAGCTCGCGCAGGGACAGGTCCATCGCCTCGCGCAGCGCGCGCACGCGCGGCCCGATCCGGATCTGCGGCTCGATCTGCTGGTCGGCGACGGTCATCGTCGGCGGGTGTACGTTATCACGTACGTCCGTTATCTCAAACGTCTGTCTGCCGGTTGACGCCCGCGGCTGCCGGCGGCTCCGCCCGCCGCGCGGCCACGCCGACCCATCCACCCCGTCGAGGGATCAGAGGCTCGCGCCATGCGCAAGCGATTGATCCCTCGACGGGGGACACGGAGATGCTCAGGTCAGGGAGCTGTCCGGTCGAGCGTCGCGCCGACCGCGGTCCGCGAGCGGTTGACGGCGTTGGACACCGCGCGCACGTAGGCGATCGCCGCCGCCTCGATGATGTCGGTGGCCACCGCCTGGCCGGCGCCGGTCACGCGCTCCGCCGACGGGTCGGGCTCGCCGCCGTTCGCCGCGGCCGGGTCGATGTCGACCACCACGCCGACGTCGCCGAGCGCATCCTGGCCGCCGGTCACCGCGTCGACGCGGAACTCGCGCAGCCGCACGTCCAGTCCGGTCGCCTCGTTGATGGCGTGGAACACCGCGTCGACCGGGCCGTCGCCCGAGGACGACGCCTCGACCACCTCGCCGTCGGGACGACGAACCGCCACCTTCGCCTCCGGCTCGCGGCGACTCGAGGCGGTCACCTCGAACCAGTCCAGCGAGAAGCCCTGGGTCTCCTCGCGCAGCTCGTCGGCGACCAGCGCCTCCAGGTCCATCGCGGTGACCTGCTTCTTGCGGTCGGCGATCTCCTTGAAGCGGGCGAACGCCTGGTTGAGCGCCTGGCCGTCCAGCGTGTAGCCCATCTCCTCCAGGGCCTGGCGCAGCGCGTGGCGGCCGGAGTGCTTGCCCAGCACGAGCTGGTTGGAGTCCAGGCCGATCGAGCGGGCGTCCATGATCTCGTAGGTGGTGCGCTCCTTGAGCACGCCGTCCTGGTGGATGCCCGACTCGTGGGCGAACGCGTTGCGCCCGATCACCGCCTTGTTCGGCTGCACCGGGTAGCCGGTCAGCCGCGACACCAGCCGACTGGTGCGCGCGATCTCGGTCGTCACGGCGTTCGTGTAGACGCCGAGGCGGTCGCGGCGCGTGTGGAGGAGCATGATGATCTCCTCCAGGGAGGCGTTGCCGGCGCGCTCGCCGATGCCGTTGACCGCGCACTCCACCTGGCGGGCGCCCGCCTGGATGCCGGCCAGCGAGTTGGCCACCGCCAGCCCGAGGTCGTCGTGGCAGTGCGTCGACAGCACGACGTTGCGCAGATCGGGCACCAGCTCGTAGAGACGCGTCAGGAACTCGGCGTACTCGTCCGGCGTGGCGTAGCCGACCGTGTCGGGGATGTTGATCGTGGTGGCGCCCTCGTCGAGCGCGATCTGCAGGACCTCGGCGGTGAACTCGACGTCGGAGCGCGTCGCGTCCATCGGCGAGAACTCCACGTCCTCGCACAGCTCCTTGGCCTGGGCGACCGACGCGCGGGCCAGGCCCTTGACGTCCTCGCGCGTGGCCTGGAGCTGGTGCTCGATGTGGATGTCGGAGGTCGAGATGAAGGTGTGGATGCGCGGTCGCTCGCTGTCGCGGATGGCGCCCCAGGCGGCCTCGATGTCGCCCGGGTTGGCGCGCGCCAGCGCGCAGATCACCGGCCCGTGCACCTCGCGGGCGATCGTCTGCACCGCCTCGAAGTCACCGGGCGACGACGCCGGGAAGCCGGCCTCGATGATGTCCACGCCGAGACGAGCGAGCTGCTGGGCGATCTCGAGCTTCTCGGCGGCGTTCAGGGAGATGCCGGGCGACTGCTCGCCGTCGCGCAGCGTGGTGTCGAACAGCAGGACCCGGTTCGGGTCTTCAGGGCGCAAAGTTGTCATGTCGTCAGCTGCTCCGTTTCTCGGCTTCGGTCTCGACTCCTCGTCCTTCTTCGCTTCGTCCTGCGGCTTCCGGCGGCCGCCACGCGCTGTCCACTCCCCCTAACGGGGGAGGAGAAGAAGGTGAAGGAGGAGATCCGTCGCGCGGAACGACATGACGTTCCGGGCAAGGGTAGCAGCGTCGAAGGCGGCGGCGAAACCCGCCTGGACGCGCGCTTACCCCCGCTCGGGCGGGAGCGGGCGGACGGGCGACCGCCGCGGAGGACGACCGCCCGTCGCGCAAGTCGTCGGCTACAGGTTGATCGCCCGGCCCGCGAAGAAGCCGCCGCCGGCGACGATCTTGTCGACGACCTCCTGCGGCACCGGCGCGTCGGTGGTGACGACCATCACCGCCTGGCGCTCGGCGTCGGCGCCACCGGAGACCTCGTCGCGGCGCCCGACGGCGGCCGAGATGATGTTCACCCCGGCCTCTCCCAGCGCGGTGCCGATGCGGCCGATCATGCCCGGCTGGTCCTCATAGCGGAAGACGGCCAGGTGGTCGTCGAGCTGGACGTCGAACCGCTGGCCCCACGCCTCCAGCAGGTGCGGGCGGTTCCGGCGTCCGATCGTGGTGCCCACGACGCGCTCGCGCACGTCGCCGGCCACGACCGTCACGCGGACCAGGTTCTCGAAGTCGCGCGCGCTGGCGTTCTTGGTCTCGGCGACCTCGATGCCGCGCTCCTCGGCCATCGCCGGGGCGTTGACCTGGTTGACCTCGTCCTCGGTGTGGCCGCGCAGCACGCCCAGCAGCGCCGCGGTCACCAGCGGCCGGGTGTCGCGCTCGGCGATGCGGCCGAGCACCTCCACCTCGACGCGGTCGACCGACGAGCCGGCGGCCAGCGTCACCGCCAGGCGCCCGAGGTGGGTGCACAGCGGCACGTACGGGCCCATCACCTCGAGGTCCTCGGGCCGGATCGCCGGCACGTTGACGGCGGTGGTCACCGCCCCGCCGGTGAGCGCGGCGACGACCTGCTCGGCGGCCTGGAAGCCCGCCCGGTCGGTCGCCTCCTTGGTGGAGGCGCCCAGGTGCGGGGTGACGATCACGTTCGGCCGGCCGAACAGCGGGTGCTCGGTGACCGGCTCCTCGCGAAAGACGTCGAGCGCGGCGCCCGCCACCTTGCCCGAGTCGAGCGCGGCGACCAGGTCCTCGTCGACGATCAGCGGGCCGCGGGCGACGTTGAGGATGCGCACGCCGTCCTTGCACTTGGCCAACGCCTCGGCGTCCAGCCAGCCCTCCGTCTCCGGGGTGCGCGGCAGGTGCAGCGTCAGGAAGTCGGCGACCGCGTAGACCGCGTCCGAGCTCTCGGCCTTCTCGACGCCCAGCTCGCGGTAGCGCTCGGCCGAGACGAACGGGTCATAGGCGATCACGTGCATCCCGAACCCCTGGGCGCGCTGCGCCACGAGCTGGCCGATGCGGCCGAAGCCGAGGATGCCGAGCGTCTTGCCCTGCAGCTCGACGCCCGACCACTTCGAGCGCTCCCAGCGGCCCGCGACGAGCGCGGCGTGCGCCTGCGGCACGTTGCGCGCCAGCGCGAGCATCAGCGCCATCGTGTGCTCGGCGGCGGTGACGACGTTCGACTCGGGCGCGTTGGCGACGATGATGCCGCGCTTGGTCGCCGCCTCGATGTCGACGTTGTCGACGCCGACGCCGGCGCGGCCGATCGCCTTCAGCCGCGTCGCCTTGGCGATCAGGTCGGCGGTGACCTTCGTGCCCGAGCGGATCAGCAGGCCGTCGTAGTCGCCGATCCGGGCGTCGATGTCGAAGCTCTCGTCCTCGAAGGCGAGGTCGACGTCGAAGTGCTGCTTGAGCAGCTCGATGCCGGAGTTGCCGATCTTCTCGGCGACCAGGACCCGCGTCACGCCAGCGCCTCCACGACGTAGTCGATGCAGCGCGTCAACGCCCGGACGTCGTCGGGCTCGACGGCCGGGAACATGCCGATCCGGAGCTGGTTGCGACCCAGCTTGCGGTACGGCTCGACGTCGACGATGCCGTTGGCGCGCAGCGCCTTGGCGACGGCGGCGGCGTCCACCTCGTCGACGAAGTCGATCGTGCCGACCACCAGCGAGCGCTTCGCCGGGTCGGCGACGAAGGGCCGCGCGTAGCCCTTCTCCTCCGCCCACTTGTAGAGGTGGGTCGAGGACTCCGTGGCGCGGCCGACCGCCCAGTCGAGGCCGCCGTTCTCGAGCATCCACTCGATCTGGTCGGCGAGCATCAGCAGCGTGGCGACCGCGGGCGTGTTGTAGGTCTGGTCCTTCTTGCTGTTGTCCAGCGCCGTCGCCAGCGACAGGAACGGCGGGATCCAGCGGTCGCCGGCGGCCAGCTCGGCGATGCGCTCCTGCGCGGCCGGGCTGAGCAGCGCCAGCCACAGGCCGCCGTCGGCGGCGAACGCCTTCTGCGGCGCGAAGTAGTAGGCGTCGGCCTGGGTGACGTCGACCGGCAGGCCGCCGGCGCCCGAGGTGGCGTCGATCAGCACCAGCGCATCGCCCTGCGGCCGCACGACCGGGACCATCACGCCCGTCGAGGTCTCGTTGTGCGCCCAGGCGACCACGTCGCAGCCGTCGGCGACGGCGTCGATCGAGGGCGCGTCGCCCGGCTCGGCGGAGGTGATCTCCGGGGCGCCGAGGAACGGCGCGCCCTCGGTGACCTTGGCGAACTTGGAGGAGAACTCGCCGTAGGTCAGGTGATGCGCGCGCTCGCGCACCAGGCCGAAGGCCGCCGCGTCCCAGAACGCGGTGGCGCCGCCGTTGCCCAGCGCGACCTCGTAGTCGTCCGGCAGCGAGAAGAGCTGCCGCAGGCCGCCGCGGACGCGGGCGACGATGTCCTTGACGGGCTTCTGGCGGTGAGAGGTGCCGAGCGTCTTGGCGTGGTCGAGCAGATGCCGGACCTGCTCGACGCGGACCTTGCTGGGACCGCAGCCGAAGCGCCCGTCCGCCGGCTTGATGTCCTCAGGGATCGTGAGCGTCGTCGCGCTCGTCGTCATGGGGCTCCTCTGGGTCTCGGGGGTGGAACGCCCAGGCGTGCGACGGTTGTCTGCGGCCGCCGCTCCCCGGTGGTTGCCTCCACCCAAAGACGCCAGTCACGGCGGCACGACGAGACTAGCGAACCGCCCGCCGGGAACGAGGGGTCGCGGACCGCGGCGGGACGCCCGCCCGCGACCCCTCTCCCACCGGACGGCTCAGAAGTCCGGGTTGATCCAGCTCATCTGCGCGCGCAGCGCCTTGCCGACCTGCTCGATGCGGGTCTGGGCCTGCTCCGCGCGCATGCGCTTGAAGTTCTCCTGGCCGGCGCGGTTCTCGGCGATCCACTCGCGGGCGAAGTCGCCGGACTGGATCTCCTCCAGGATCTTCCTCATCTCGGCCTTGACCGAGTCGTTGATGACGCGCGGGCCACGGGTGTAGTCGCCGTACTCGGCCGTGTTGGAGATCGAGTAGCGCATCCCCGACAGGCCCTTCTCGTACATCAGGTCGACGATGAGCTTGAGCTCGTGCAGGCACTCGAAGTAGGCCATCTCGGGCGAGTAGCCGGCCTCCACGAGCGTCTCGAAGCCGGCCTGCACCAGCGCGCTGGCGCCGCCGCAGAGCACCGCCTGCTCGCCGAACAGGTCGGTCTCGGTCTCCTCCTTGAAGGTGGTCTCGAAGACGCCAGCGCGCGTGCAGCCGATGCCCTTCGCGTAGGCGAGCGCCAGGTCCTTCGCCTTGCCGGTCGCGTCCTGGTGGACGGCGATCAGGCCCGGCACGCCCGAGCCCTCGGTGAACTGGCGGCGCACCAAGTGGCCCGGGCCCTTCGGGGCGGCCAGCGCGACATCGACGCCCGGCGGCGGCTCGACCTCGCCGTAGAGGACCGAGAAGCCGTGGCCGAACATCAGCATGTTGCCCTCGGCGATGCCGTCGCGGACCTCGCTCTCCCAGACCTGACGGTGGTGCTCGTCAGGCACCAGGATCATCACGATGTCGCCGCGGCTGGCGGCGTCGGCGACCGGAAGCACCTCCAGGCCCGCGTCCTTGGCCTGCTGGATCGAGGAGGAGCCCTCGCGCAGGCCGACGACGACGCTTACGCCGGAGTCCTTGAGGTTCTGGGCGTGGGCGTGGCCCTGGCTGCCGTAGCCGATGATCGCGACGGTCTTGCCGTCGAGGAGGCTGAGATCTGCGTCGTCGTCGTAGTACATGGTGGGCGGCAGTGTAAGGACTGGCGGGCGCGCACGGCGAGCCGCGGCGCCCTGACGAGCCGGGGTCAGACGGCCACGTCGCGGCGCTCGAAGGCGACCGCGCCCACCGCCGCCAGGAGCAACCCGGCCAGCGCCAGGCCGATGAACGCCGGCGGGTCGATGCCGTCGACCATCGCCTGGCCGTAGAGCCGGAACGCGCTGAAGTGGCGCAGGAACGAGAAGTCGTCGGCCATCTTGCCGGCGAGGTCGAACACGTACATCGCCACCAGGATCCCGCCCGACAGCGCGGTCACCAGCGCGGCGCGGCCGGTCAGCCCGGCGATCAGCGCCGCCACCCCGCCGAAGAAGACGCCCAGCGGCCACACCTCCGCCGCCCCGGCGAGCGCCGCGCCGGCGCCCAGCCCGGCGTCGACGATCAGCGAGGCGAGCAGCGTGAGCGCGAGCACCACCAGGAGCACCGCCGCCGAGGTGAGGAGCGACGCCAGGAACGCGCCCGCCACCAGCTCGCGGCGCTCGACCGGCGTGGCGAGCACGACGTCCAGCTCGCCCGCCTCCTCGGCGGCCGGCAGCGCCGAGACGATCGAGCGGATCATGAAGTAGCCGACCGCCAGCGGCACGATCAGGCTGAACATCTCGGCGTTGAGGAACTCCTCCGGCGTGGAGAGGTCGCCGACGTTGAACGCCTCGCGCAGCGCCTCGGGGTACTCGCGGGCGAGCGTCGTGAGGTTGTCGGCCATCGAGGGGTAGATGGCGACGATCAACGCCGCCAGGCCGCCGAGCGGCAGCCCCCAGGTCAGCGGCGCGCGGCGGTTGCGCCGCAGCGCCTCGCGCGCGGCGGCAATGACGGCGGCGCCGCTCATGCCGTCCCCTCCGGCGCCTCGTAGTAGGCGACGAAGACCTCCTCCAGCGTCGGCCGCGCCACCTCCAGGTCGACGACGCGCCGGGCGGCGAGCGCCTTGACGACCGGGTCCAGCTCGCCGGAGACGCGGAACGTGGCCGCCTCGCCGTTGACGCGCAGGTCGCTGACGCCGGGGAGCGCCGCCAGCTCGGCCTCCTCGATCCGCCCATCGACCCGCACCGACACGCGACGCGGCGCGTTGTCGAGCAGCCCCTCGACCGGCTCGACGGTGACCAGCCGGCCGGAGCGGATCAGGCCCACGCGGTCGCAGACGCGCTGCACCTCGTCCAGCTCGTGCGAGGAGAGCAGCACGGTCCTCCCCGCCGCGCGCTCCTCGCGCACCAACCGCAGGAACTCCTCCTGCATCAGCGGGTCGAGGCCGCTCGTCGGCTCGTCCAGCAGGAGCAGCTCGGGGGCGTGGAACAGAGCCTGGATGATCCCGATCTTCTGCCGGTTGCCGCGCGAGAGCGCGCCGATCGGGCGGTCGAGGTCGGCGCGCAGGCGCGCCGCCAGCTCCTCGGCGCGACCGAGTCCGTCCATGCCGCGCAGCGCCGCCAGGTAGCGCAGCAGCTCGCGGCCGGTCATGCGCCGGTCGGCGACGAAGTCGCCGGGCAGGTTGCCGATGCGCGCCCGGATCGCGCGGCTGTCGCGGCGCGAGTCCAGCCCGAAGATGCGCGCGCTGCCGCCAGTCGGGTGCAGCAGGTTCAGCAGCGTGCGGATGAGCGTGGTCTTGCCCGCGCCGTTCGGGCCGAGCAGGCCGAACACCTCGCCGCGGAGGATCCGCAGCGAGATGCCCTCGATGCCCCGGTTGCGGCCGTAGCGCTTGGTCAGCCGCTCGGTTACGACGACGGGCTCCGCCACCTCACGCCTCCGCGACGAGCCCCAGGGCCCGACCGGGGATCGCGACGCGGCCGTCCTCGTCCGCGAACGGCTTCCAACGCTCCTCGATCGCGTCGCGCAGCCGGTAGTGCTCGGCGGGCTTCAACCGGTCGAGGACGGTGCGCATCGTGGTCGACATCGACCGCATCAGCTCCCACATCGCATCGAGCGACTCGAGCCGGAGCGCGATGTCGATCGGCTCGACCTGCGGGTCGTAGAAGCCCGCGGACTCGACGAGGTCGACCAGCCTCTCCACGTCGCTGAGGCTGAACGGGCCGGGGGCGCCGGGCGGCGGCTCCTCCAGGTGGCCCGCCTTCCGCGCCTCCTCCACCGGTGCGGACAGCCACAGGTTGCGCTCCGGCCGGTCCCAGACGGCCATCACCAGCCGTCCGCCCGGCTTGAGGACGCGCCGCGCCTCGCGCAGCGCCGCCTCGGGGTCGACGGCCAGCATGAAGCCGAAGCGGCAGAGCACGCCGTCGAGGGTCGCGGTCCGCTCGTCGATCCACTCCAGCTCCATCTGGCGACAGACGACGTTGGTGATGCCGAGCTCCTCGGCGCGTCGCTGGGCGGCGGCGACCATCCCCTCCGCCCCGTCGGTGGAGATCAGCGTCCCGCCCGGCTCGAGCAGCTCGGCGGCCAGGAAGCCGACGTCTCCGCGCCCGGCGGCGAGCTCCAGGACCGTCTGGCCGGGCTGCGGCTCGAGCCGGACCACCATCCAGCGGGCGACCGGCAGCGTCGCCTCGTAGAAGGGCTCGGCCTTCTCCCAGCCCTCGGCCGCCGCCTCCCACGCCTCGCGCGTCTCGGCGCGCAGCTTCTCAGCGTCGCTCGGCTGCATCCACCTCGATCCTATGGCGCAGGAGCTTGCCCGAGGCAGTGCGCGGCAGGGGGCGCTCGATGAAGATGTACTCCTTGGGAAGCTTGTAGCGGGCGATGGAGGCGGCGCAGTGGTCGCGCAGCGCGTCGGGCACGGGTGCGGGGGCGCCCGGCCGAGGGCGCACGAGCGCGACGATCCGCTCCCCCCACTCCGGGTCGGGCCGGCCGACGACCGCCGCCTCCAGGACGGCGGGATGGGCCTCCAGCACCGCCTCGACCTCGGCGGGCGCGACGTTCTCGCCGCCGGTGACGATCGTGTCGGACTTGCGCCCGACGATGCGCAGCGTCCCGTCCGGCGCCCACTCGCCCAGGTCGCCGGTGCGCAGCAGGCCGGGCTCGCGCGGATCGACGGCGCCCGGGGCGACCGTCGGGCCGCGGACGAGGATCTCGCCGTCGTCCGCCAGCTCGACGCGGGTGCAGAAGAGCGGCACGCCGAACGTGGTCACCTGCGAGCAGGCCTCCGTCAGCCCGTAGGTCGGAGCGACCGGCACCTCCGCCTCCGCGGCCCGCTCGAGCAGCGCGGGCGGAAGCGGCGCGCCGCCGAGCAGCGCCCAGCGCAGGCCGGCCGGGCGACGCAGACCGGCGTCCAGCAGCCGGGCGAGCGTCGTGGGCACCAGCGAGACGATCGTCGGCGCGGCGCCGTCGCGCCCCTGCAGCGCGGCGAGCACCCGCTCGGCGTCGAACCGCTCGTGGACGATCGCCGTCGTCCCGTAGATCACCGAGCGCAGCAGGGTCGACAGGCCGCCGACGTGGCTGAGCGGCAGCGCGCACAGCCAGCGCTCCTCCGGGTCGAGGCCGAGCGCGGTCGCCGAGCCCAGCGCGCTCCACAGCCAGTTGCCGTAGGTGAGGTCGACCGGCTTGGGCGCGCTCGTCGTGCCGCTGGTGTGCACCCGGATCGCGGGCTGATCGAGGTCGTGCTCCAGCCGCACCTCCTCCCCGCCGCCCGCCCGGAGCGGCAGCGGCTCGTCGATCAGCACGTCCACCTCCGGCCGCTCGGACTCCGTCAGGCGAACGTCGACCGGGACGGCCAGCGCGCCGGCCAGGAGCGTCGCGTGCAGCGCCACCGCGAACTCCTCCCCCGGCGGCAGCGCGATCCCCACCCGCGCGCCGCGCGGCAGGCCCGCCGCACCGGCGCGGGCGCGCTCGAACAGCTCGCGGTAGGAGAGCGAGTTGACGGCGGCCCTCTCGGGGTGCATGCGCGCCGCCCGCGCCAGCCAGGACTCGACGACCATCGCGGTGAAAGTAGCCTGCCGCCCCATGGCCGTGACGTGGACACCCGGCGAGGGCGAGTACGCCGACATCCGCTACGAGCTGAGCGACGACCCCGAGCCCCAGCCGAGGATCGCCAAGATCACCATCAACCGCCCGGAGGTTCGCAACGCGTTCCGCCCGGAGACGCTGATCGAGATCTCCGAGGCGCTGGAGCGCGCCCGCGAGGACACCCGGGTCGGGGTGATCATCCTCACCGGCGAGGGGCCGCACGCGTTCTGCTCCGGCGGCGACCAGAACGTGCGTGGCGACACCGGCTACATCGCCGAGGGCGCCGCCGTCGGCCGCTTCCACGTCACCGACCTGCAGGTGCAGATGCGGCGCCTGCCCAAGCCGATCGTGGCGATGGTCGCCGGCTACGCGGTCGGCGGCGGCCACATCCTGCACCTGTGCTGCGACCTGACCATCGCCGCCGACAACGCCCGCTTCGGCCAGACCGGCCCGCGCGTCGGCTCCTGGGACGGCGGCTACGGCGCGTCTCTTCTGCGCGACCTGGTCGGCACCAAGAAGGCGAAGGAGATCTGGATGCTCTGCCGCCAGTACGACGCCAAGCAGGCGCTCGACATGGGGCTGGTCAATGCCGTCGTGCCGCTGGAGCGCCTCGAGGAGGAGACCGTCGCCTGGTGCCGCGAGATGATGCAGCTCTCGCCGTTCGCGCTGAGGCTGGTGAAGGCGAGCTTCCACGCCCACGAGGACGGCTACGCGGGCATCCAGCAGCTCGCGCACGACACCAACCTGCTGTTCTACGCCTCCGAGGAGGCCCGGGAGGGCCGCGAGGCATACAAGGCCAAGCGCAAGCCCGACTTCACGCGCTTCCCCCGTCGCGCCTGAATGACCGCCACCGGCCCCTCGCTGCGCATCTGGATGATGGCCGCCCGGCCGCGGACCCTCCCGGCCGGGGTGGCGCCCGTGCTCGTCGGCACCGCGCTGGCGGTCACCGAGGGCACCTTCCGCCTCGGCGCGTTCCTCGCCGCGCTGCTCGGCTCGATCTTCATCCAGGTCGGCACCAACCTGGCCAACGACTACTCCGACGCGCGCCGCGGCGCCGACACCGAGGACCGGCTCGGCCCGGTGCGCGTCACCGCGGGCGGGCTGGTGCCGCCCCGCCGGGTGCTGATCGCCACCTACGTCAGCTTCGGGCTGGCGGTGCTGTGCGGCGTGTACCTGATCGTGGTCGCCGGCTGGGTGATCCTGGCGATCGGCGCCGCGTCGATCCTCGCCGGGGTGCTCTACACCGGCGGGCCGCGCCCGTACGGCTACGAGGGCCTGGGCGACCTGTTCGTGTTCCTCTTCTTCGGCCTGGTCGCGGTCGCCGGCTCCTACTACGCCCAGACGGAGACGGCGACCTGGGAGGCGTTCGCGCTGGCGGTTCCGGTCGGCCTCCTGGCGGCGGCGATCCTCGACGTCAACAACGTCCGCGACGCGCCGACCGACGCGCGCGCCGGCAAGCGCACGCTGGCGGTGCGGCTGGGGCGCGACCGCGCGCGCACGCTGTACGCGCTGGAGGTCTACGGCGCGTTCCTCGTGCCGCCGGTCGTCTGGCTGGCCGGTGGCGGGAAGGCGTGGCTGCTGCTCGTCTGGCTGGCGCTGCCGCTCGCGGTGCCGCTGGTGCGCACCGTGCGCAACCACGACGACGGCCCGACGCTGAACGCGGCGCTTGCCCGCACCGGGATGCTGCAGCTCGCCTTCTGCCTGCTGCTGTCGGCCGGCCTGCTGCTGTCCTAGCTACCCCTCCGGCGCCGCTCTCGCCGCTATCGACGCGTTCCGGGCCGCGGGCGTGCAAGTCTGGCGGCGTGGAGGTCGCGATCGAGGAGAGGATCTACCGCCTGCCGTCGCCGATCCGGACGGCCAACGGAGAGCTCACCGAGCGGCGGACGCTGATCATCAGGCTGACCGACGAGGAGGGCCGCACCGGCCACGGCGAGGCGGCTCCGCTCGAGCCCTACGACGGAGTCTCGCTGCAGGAGGCGGCCGACGCGCTGGAGCGCTACGCCGGGGTGCTGACCGCCGCGCGCGGCCGCAGCGGCGCCGACCTGGTCCGCGCCTGCCGCCGTGTCGCGGACCTGCCGCAGGCGCTGGCCGCCGTCGATGTCGCGCTCTGGGACCTGGCCGGGAATCGCTCGGGCAAGCCGGTCGCGGCGCTGCTTGCCGCCGCGCCCGCCGACCGCGTGCCCGTGAACGCCACGATCGGAGCGCCCTCGCCGGAGGAGGCCGCCGAGGAGGCGCGCCGGGCCGCGGCGGGCGCCGGGTTCCGGTGCGTGAAGGTGAAGGTCGGCGTCGGCGACGACGTGGCGCGCGTGGCGGCCGTGCGCGAGGCGGTCGGACCGGAGGTGGCGTTGCGGCTCGACGCCAACGGCGCCTGGACGGTCGAGCAGGCGGTGGCGACGATCCGCGAGCTGGCCGAGCACGACCTCGAGCTGGTCGAGGAGCCGGTGTCGGGCGCGGCGGCGCTGCGCGCGGTGCGCGAGCAGGTGGCGCCGGTGCGGATCGCGCTCGACGAGTCGGCCTCCGACCAGGGCGCGCTGGCCTCGGGCTGCGCCGACGCGGTCTGCCTGAAGCTGTCGCGTGTCGGAGGCATCGGCGAGCTGCTCGAGCAGGCGCGCCTGGCGCGCACGTTCGGGCTCGACGTCTACCTGGCCTCGACGTTCGAAGGGCCGATCGGGATCGCCGCCGCCGTCCACTGCGCCGCGGCGCTCGGGATCGAGCTGCCGTGCGGGCTGGCGACGCTGCCGCTTCTGGGCATCGACAACGTGCTTCAGGCCAGGAACGGCTGGATCGCGGTGCCCGACGGTCCCGGCCTGGGGATCGACCTGTAGGGCCCGCTCTCTGCACGCCCAGCCCCCGTCGAGGGATCAATGACTTGCGCTGTGCATAAGTCATTGATCCCTCGACGGGGGTGGGAGGCTCAGCGGGCGAGGGCCCGGCGCCAGGCGAGCACGCGCCGCGCGCCGGCCTCCAGCTCGGCGCGCTCGAGTGCTCCCTCGCGCACCGCGCGCTCCAGTCCCGCCGCCGCCTGCGCGCCCGCGGTGTAGCTGCCCGCGAACAGCGGGATGTCGACGCCGGCGGACACCGCCCAGAAGGCGAGCTGGGCGTTGCTGCCGTAGCGGGTGACCGCCGGGGTCTGCAGGTCGTCGGTGATCGTCACCCCGTCGAAGCGCAGCCGGCCGCGCAGCTCGTCGCGCACCCAGTGGCGCGAGAAGGCGGCCGGGCGGGGGTCGAGCGCCGGGTAGACGGCGGTCGACAGCATCACCGCCGGGGCGCTGATCGCGCGGAAGGGCAGAAGGTCGATGCGCCGCAGCTCGGAGAGCGGGCGGTCGATGCGCACCGCCTGGTCGTCGGTGTTGGCGGACGCGGCGCCGAAGCCGGGGAAGTGCTTGAGCACCGGCTGCACCCCGCCTGAGCGCAGCCCGGCGGCGAACGCCCCGGCGCGCTCGATCACCTGCGCGGGCGTGCGGCCGTAGGCGCGCCGCTCGCGCTCGATCGCCGAGCCCGGCCGGGCGACATCGACGACCGGGGCGAGATCGACGTTGACGCCGACGGCGCGCAGCGTGCGGGCGGCGGCCCGTCCGTCGGCGCGCGCCTGGGCGGCGGTGCGCACCTCCGCGGCGGCGCGCACCGGCGAGCCGGGGATGCGCCGGACCGGCCCGCCCTCCTGGTCGACCATGATCAGCAGCGGCGCGTCGAGGCCCGCGGGCCGAGCGATCCGCTGCAGACGGTCGACGAGACGGCGCACAGCCTCGCGGCCGCCGACGTTGCGCGAGAACAGGATCACGCCCGCCGCCTCGCCGCGACGGATGCGCTTCTCCAGCGCCTGCGGCGGGCGGCTGCCGGCGAACGCGAACACCATCCGCTGGCCGACGGCCTGCCGCAGCGTCAGCCGCGCGGGCGCGGGGTCGGAGGCGGCGGTCGCGGGCGGCCGGCCGTCCCCGCGGTCATCCCGGCAACCGGCCAGGAACGCGGCGGCGGCCAGCAGGCAGGCGACCTTCACGACGGCTCCCCCAGGATCGCGGCTGCCAGCTCCCGCGGCGCCTCGCGCGGCAGGCCGTGCCCGGCGCCCGGGATCACGACGACCTCGACGCGCGAGAGGAGCGTCCTGTAGCGGTCGGCCAGAGCCCGGTACTTGGCGTCGCGCTCGCCGACGACCACCGTTACCGGCATCTCGAGCTCGCCCAGCCGGTCCCACAGCGGCGTCATCACGCCCGTGCCGAGCGCGCGCAGGACCGCGGCGATCCGGCGCGGGTCGTTGCGCAGCAGGTCCTCGCGCCAGCGGGCGGCGGCATCCGGCGGGGTGCCGGCGAACAGCGGCACCGACATCCAGCGCTCGGCCCATTCCTCGGGGCTCATTGCCTCGATCTCCTCGGCCAGCGCGACGTCGGCGGCGCGACGGGCGGCGCGCTCGTCCGGATCGTCGATGCCCGCGGTGGTCGACACCAGCACCAGGCGGGTCACCCGCTCCGGAGCGGCGAGCGCCACCTGCTGCGCGATGCGGCCGCCCAGCGAGTAGCCGCACAGCGCGAACCGCTCCGGCGCGACGGCGAGGACGTCCTGCAGGCAGCCCTCGAAGCTCGGCTCCGCGTCGGCGGCCTCGCCGTGGCCGCGGAGGTCGAGCGCGACGGGTCGGTAGCGTTCGCCGCCGAGCTCGGGCACCACCGCATCCCACGCACGGCGGGTTCCGCCGAAGCCGTGCAGCAGGACGAGGGTCTCGGGCACGCCTTCCATCCTCTCAATGAGCGAGACCGAGGACACCTACCGGCTGCTGCGCGCCTTCTGCGACGAGCTGGCGCGCCTCGGGGTTGCGGGCGCCTGCACGTCGCCCGGGTCGCGCTCCACCCCGCTCGTCCTCAGCCTCGCCCGCCACCCCGGCATCCGCTGCTTCTCGCACGTCGACGAGCGCTCGGCCGGGTTCTTCGCCCTCGGCCTGGCGAAGGCGACCGGCCGGCCCGCGGTGGTCGCCTGCACATCGGGCACGGCCGGCGCGAACTACCTGCCGGCCGTGATCGAGGCGCGCGAGGCGGGCGTGCCGCTGCTCGTTCTGACCGCCGACCGCCCGCCGGAGCTGCGCGAGGTCGGGGCCGGGCAGACGATCGACCAGATCAAGCTGTACGGTTCTGCGCCCAAGTGGTTCTTCGAGGTCGGCCAGCACGCGGCGAGCCCGGAGCGGCTGCGCTGGATGCGCCAGCTCGCCTGCCGCGCGGTCGCCGCCACGCTCGAGGGGCGGCCCGGCCCGGTGCACCTCAACTTCCCGCTGCGCGAGCCACTGGTGCTCGACAGGCCGCTCGACGGCGACCCCGCCGACGGCGGACGGCCCGACGGAGCGCCGTGGACGACGCTGCCGGAGCCCGCGGACGGCGACCCGGAGCCGCTGGCCGCCTGGCTCTCCGAAAGGCGGCGCGGGGTGATCGTCGCCGGACGCGACGACGGCGGACGGCTCGGCCCGGCGGCCTCCCGGCTGGCGGAGCGGCTCGGTTGGCCGCTGCTGGCCGACCCGCTGTCGGGCGCGCGCCGCGGCGGAGCGGCGATCGCCCACTACGACGCTCTGCTGCGCGACGACGCCTGGCCCGAGCGTCCACGACCGGAGGCGGTTCTGCGGCTCGGCGACCTGCCGACCTCCAAGCCGCTGCGTGCCTGGCTGGCGGCGCTGCACGACGTGCCGCAGGCGGCGGTCGCCGCCCCGGGCGCCTGGCAGGACCCGGACGCGGTCATCGCGCACCGGTTCGCGCTCTCACCCGTCGCGATCGAGCGGATCGCGCCTGAAGCCTCGTCCGACGAGGAGTGGCTGCGCACCTGGCGCTCAGCCGACGCGGCCGCCGCCCGTGCGTTGCAGGCGGCGCTCGGCGACGGTCTCAGCGAGCCGCTGATCGCCCGCACGCTCGCCTGTGCGGTGCCCGGCGGCGCGCACGTGGTGATCTCCGCCTCGATGCCGATCCGCGACGCCGAGACGTTCTGGCCCGTGCTGGACGAGCCGCCGCGGGCGCTGTCCAACCGCGGCGCCAACGGGATCGACGGCACGATCGCCACCGCCTACGGCGTGGCGGCCGCCGGGGAGCCCACCTACCTGCTGCTCGGCGACGTCGCGCTCGCCCACGACCTCGGCAGCCTGCTGGCAGCGCGCCGCCTCGGGCTCGACCTGACGATCGTCGTCGTCGACAACGGCGGCGGCGGGATCTTCGACTTCCTGCCGGTCTCCGGCGAGGCCGACGCCTACGAGGAGCACGTCCTCACGCCCACCGGCCTGGATGTCGCCAAGGTCGCCGAGCTGTTCGGCGCCCGCTACGTGCGCGTCGAGGACGTCGAGACGCTCGCCGCCGAGCTGGCGCGGCCGCCCGGCGGCACGACGCTCCTGCACGCGCGCACCGACCGCGCCGAGAACGTCGCGCTGCACCGTCGCTGCTGGCAGCGGGTCGCGGACGCGCTGCGCGCCTGACCTCGAGCGCGACGCCGGCCAGCCGCCTGACAGCCCCTGCGGCCAATTCGGGCAATACGTCTCGGCGAATCCTCCAAGTGGTTTTCCCGTCCGACCGGTGTGGATAGGCTCGCACCAGGATGTTCCCCTACCTCGTCACGCTGGTGGTGGCGTGGGTGTGCGTCGCCGTGCTGATCGTCGGCCTAGCGGTGGCTGCCGCGCGTGGCGACCGTCAGCTCACATCGGCGCCACGTCACCTTCATCGGAGGTGGCGCCCGCCCGTGCACACGTTCGGCGCGCCGCGGCGTCCCCGCTACGTGAGCCGCTCGCACACGCTGCGCCGGCCCTTCTGACGCGGACGGAGACGCGCTAGAGCGCCAGGACCGGCAGCATCGCGCCGAGCTTGGTCTCCGTCTCGGCCAGCTCGGCGGCCGGATCCGAGTCCCCCATCACGCCCACGCCCGCGTAGCAGCGCGCGTGCCGCCCACGCAGGAGCGCGCAGCGCAGGGCGACCACGAACTCGCCGTCCTCGGCGAGATCGGTCCAGCCGACGGGGCCCGCGTACCAGCCGCGGTCCATCCCCTCCAGGGCGGGTATTAGCGGCGCGGCGACCGACAGCGGCTCGCCGCCGACCGCAGGGGTCGGGTGCAGCAGCTCCGCCAGCCGCACGACCGGGACCGGCTCGCCGAGCTGGGCGAGGATCGGCGTGGCCAGGTGCTGGATGTTGGCCATCCGCACGACCTCCGGCTCCTCGGCCGCCGTCACCCACAGCGCCGCCGGGCGCAGCGACTCGACGATCCGCCGCACGACGATCGCATGCTCCTCCCGCTCCTTGGCGGAGCGCAGCAGCCGCTCGCCGAGGTGATCGTCGACCGCGGGGTCGGCGCTGCGGCGCGTCGAGCCGGCGAGCGCCAGCGTCGCCGCCCGCTGACCCTCGCGGCGGATCAGCAGCTCCGGGCTGGCGGCCACGAACGCCGTCTCCCCGCGTCCGACGCACAGCAGGTGGCAGCCGGGGAACCCGTCGCGCAGCACGCCGAGCACGGCGGCCGGGTCGTGCGGCGCGGAGGCGTGCACGTCGACGGCGCGGGCGAGCACGACCTTCCTGAGCTCCCCGGCGCGGATGCGCTCCACGCCGCGCGCGACCGCCTCCTCGTAATGCTCGGGCGGCATCACGCTCACCACCCGGTGGCGTCCGGCCGGATCGGGGTCGAGCAGCGGCAGCCGCGCGTCCGGGCGCAGCTCCGCAAGCCTGCGCAGCAGCGCGCCGACGAGGTCGTCGACCGTGTCGTCGGGCCGGGCGAGCGCGGCGAGCGTCAGCCGCACGTCGCCGTCGCGGCGGGCGAGCGCCACCTCGGGGACGTGCAGGGAGGCGGCGCCGTAGCCCTCCCAGTCAGGCGTGCGGCCGCCGTCGGGCGCGAACGCGAACCCGCCGACGGCGATCGGGCCGGTGCCGCGCGGCCCCTCCGGCGGGTCGCAGGCGGCGCGCACGGCCAGCTCCCGCCAGCGCGCGGCGATCTCGGCGAAGCGGCCCGGGCCGGAGGCCTCCAGCCGTGCTACGGCGCCAAGCGCCGCGATCACCGCGCCGCCCCGCTCCGGCTGCTCGAGCACGAACCACGGCTCCCCCGCCCGTCGCGAGGCCGCGACCACCGCGGCCGGGTCGACCGCCGGGTCGACCGGCACGGTGATCGCCGCCAGCGCCTCGCCGTGGCGACGTGCCCGCGCGAGCGCCTCGCCTACGCGACGCTCGAGCCTCTCCCGGTCGGCCGTCGACAGCGCGAAGCCGTCGGACGCCGCGGTCGGGAAAGCCATGTGCCCAGTCTAGGTCCGCTCCGGGCCGAGCCGCCCGGCCGTCAGGTCTCGCCCCGCCCGCGCGAGATCGCGATCTCGCCGGTGCGCATCATCTCGATCAGGCCGAACGGCCGGAGCTGCGCCTCGAACGCGGCGATCTTGTCGGTCGTCCCGGTCAGCTCGATGATCAGCGAGCGACGCGAGACGTCCACGACCTTGCCGCGGAAGATCTGGCAGAGCTGCAGGACCTCGGTCCGCTGCGAGGCGTCGACGGCGACCTTGAACAGCGCCAGCTCGCGCGAGACGGTCTCGCCCGGGTCGAGGTCCTTGATCTTCAGGACGTTGACCAGCTTGTGGAGCTGCTTGGTGACCTGCTCGATCGGGTGCAGGGCGCCGTCGACCGTGAGCGTGATCCGCGAGATGTGCTCGTCGTCGGTCGGGCCGACGGTCAGGGTGTCGATGTTGAACCCGCGGCGCGCGAACAGGCCGGCGATGCGCGTCAGCACGCCGGGCTTGTTCTCGACCAAGATCGACAGCAGGTGCTTGCGGCCGGTGCGCTCCGCGCCGGCGGCCTCGAGCTCGTCGAGGCTCAGCAGCTCAGCCTTGGAATCGCTCACGGCTCCGGATCACCCCACCATCTCCCGGTTGGGCGCACCGGGAGCGACCATCGGGAACACGTTCTCCTCGCGCGTGACCGGGATGTCGACGACCACCGGCCCCGGCGTGTTCAGCGCCTCGCGGAGTCCGTCCAGCAGAGTGCTCTTGTCGTCGAGCCGCATGCCGACCGCGCCGTAGGCGTCGGCCAGCTTGACGAAGTCCGGGGTGCGGCTCAGGTCGACCTCGGAATAGCGCTGGTTGTAGAAGAGCTCCTGCCACTGGCGGACCATGCCGAGGTACCCGTTGTTGATGATGAAGATCTTGACGGGGACCTCGTTCTCGACGCAGGTCGCCAGCTCCTGGATGTTCATCTGGATCGACCCGTCGCCGGTGATGCAGACGACCGTCTGGTCCGGGCAGCCGACGGCTGCGCCGATCGCGGCGGGCAGGCCGAAGCCCATCGTGCCCAGGCCGCCGGAGTTCAGCCACTTGCGCGGCTTGGTGAACGAGTAGTACTGCGCCGTCCACATCTGGTGCTGGCCGACGTCGGCGGAGACGATCGCATCGCCGCCGGTGGCCTCGTAGATGGCCTGGATCGCGCGCTGCGGCTTGATCTCCGAGTCGCTGGTGTCCTCGTAGCGGAGCGGATGCTCCTTCTGCCAGTTGCGGATCCGCTCCCACCACGGGTCGAGCCGCGACGGGTCGGCCTCGAGCGCCCGGTACTCGTTGATCAGGCGGGCGAGCACGCGCTTGGCGTCACCGACGATCGGGATGTGGGCCGGGACGTTCTTGGAGATCTCGGCCGGGTCGATGTCGATGTGGATGAACTTGGCGTGCGGGGCGAACTCCGACAGCTTTCCGGTGACCCGGTCGTCGAAGCGCGCGCCCACCGCGCACACCAGGTCGGCCTCGTCGACCGTGTAGTTGGCGGTGCGCGTGCCGTGCATGCCGAGCATGCCCAGCCACTGGTCGTGGTCGGCGGGGAAGCCGCCCAGGCCCATCAGCGTGCAGGTGACCGGGAAGCGCCCGACCTCGGCCAGCTCGCGCAGCTCAGCGGCGGCGCCGGAGATGATCACGCCCCCGCCGGCGTAGATGACCGGACGCGAGGCGGCGGCCAGCGCCTTGGCGGCCTGGCGGATCTGCTTGGCGTTGCCCTCCAGCGTCACCTGGTAGCCGGGGAGCTGGACGTCGGTGACCGGCTCGTAGTTGATGTCGGCCTGCGACATGTCGCGCGGGATGTCGACCAGCACCGGACCGGGCCGGCCCGTCCCCGCGACGTGGAACGCCTCGTGGATCACCCGCGGGATCTCGTTCGGGTCCTGGATCATCCAGGAGTGCTTCACCGCCGGCATCGTGATGCCGAGGATGTCGGCCTCTTGGAAGCCGTCGGTGCCCAGCAGGTGCGAGGCGACCTGGCCGGTGATGAACACCACCGGCACCGAGTCCATCATCGCGTCCTGGATCGGGGTGACCAGGTTGGTCGCCCCCGGGCCGCTGGTGGACAGCGCCACGCCGACCTTGCCGGTCGCCTTCGCGTAGCCGGCCGCGGCGTGGCCGGCGCCCGCCTCGTGGCGCACCAAGACGTGACGGATGCCCGCGTCGACGAACGCGTCGTAGGTCGGGAGGTTAGCGCCGCCGGGATACCCGAATACGACGTCGACACCCTCGGCCTTCAGGCACTCCATCACGGCGTCGACCGCTCGCATGCGCTTGCCCTCCTTTCCTACGGGTCGCGAGTTGGCGTTGGCTTGGGCGCCGCCGGGTGGGAAACGGCGCGAATCTGCGAGTCTACCGCTCAGCAACGCTCATCGGCTGGACCATCTCCGTCTCGTCCGGGAACTCGAGCTCGGTCCCGCAACGGACGCAGATGGCGTCGTGGATCATGCACACCCGCCCGCATCCCGGGCAGGCGCGCCGCGGCTCGTCGGTGTCGTAGCGGTAGAGGATCGCGGCGAGGAGCCCGATCACCGGGAACAGGCCGCTGATCAGGGCCCACACGAAGAACGAGCTGCCCTTGAGGCGCCCGATGATCCCGCCGGCCAGCGCGAACGAGAGGGCGATGACGACGTAGACCATCGCCGTCCTCCCCCGCTCAGAGCGTCTTGAGCGCCCAGACCACGGCGATCACGAGCACGGCGACCATGATGATCGTCGCCAGGCCGGTGACCAGGCCGATGATGAACTTCAGCAGCAGCCAGCCCGCCACGATCAGGACGAGCAGCGCGAGCGCGCGCTTGGCCAGGGACGGGCGGGCGGTCTTCTCGTCCATGAGCCCAGCTTAACCCTCCGCGACGGCCATCACGACCACGATGTGCGCCGGCGCCCCGCCGACAGACGGTGACGCCGGCGCCGCTACAGGCCGAGCTGCTCGCGCACCAGCCGGTTGACCTCGGCGCCGTCGGCGCGGCCCTTGGTCTCGCGCATGACGAAGCCGACGATCACGCCGATCGGCTTCATGTCGCCGGCGCGGAGCTTCTCGACGACGTCCGGGTTGGCCTCCAGCGCCTTCTGCACGATCGGCGCCAGCTCGTCGGCGCCGCCGACCGCGGCCAGCCCCTCGGCCTCGACGATCCGCTCCGGGTCGCCGCCGTCGGCCACCAGCTTGTCGAGCACCTGGCGCGCCGCGTTCTGGGTCACCTTCCTGGCGCCGACGAGCGCCACCAGCTTGGCCAGCGCCTCGGGCGTGACGTTCGAGCCGGCCGGGTCGGCGTCGGCGCCCAGCCGCGAGACCAGCTCGTTGGTGATCCAGTTGGCGACCGCCTGCGGCTTGACCTCGCCGTCCTTGCCGGCGGCGATCGCCGCCTCGAAGAAGTCGCCCAGCTCGGTTCGGAACGCAAGCAGCCGCGCCGAGTCGGCGTTGAGGCCGAGCTCGCGCTCGAAGCGGTCCGCGCGGTCGGCCGGCAGCTCCGGCATCGCGGCGCGGGCGCGGTCGAGCATCTCCTGCGTGATCTCGATCGGCGGCAGGTCGGGCTCGGGGAAGTAGCGGTAGTCGTGCGCCTCCTCCTTGGAGCGCAGCGAGGTGAGCTGCTCGGTGCGCGGGTCGAAGTGCAGCGTCTCCTGCTCGACCTGGCCGCCGGCGCGCAGGATCGCCTCCTGGCGGGCGATCTCGGCCTTGATGCCCCGCTCGATGAAGCGGAACGAGTTCATGTTCTTGAGCTCGGTCTTGGTGCCGAGCTCGGTCGAGCCCTTCGGCCGCAGCGACACGTTGGCGTCGCAGCGCAGCGAGCCCTCCTCCATGTTCACGTCGCTGACGCCGAGCGCGCGCAGCGTGGCGCGCAGCAGCCGCAGCCAGTCGGCCGCGTGCTCGGCGGAGCGCAGGTCGGGCTCGGTGACGATCTCCGCCAGCGGGGTGCCCCCGCGGTTGAAGTCGACGATCGAGGCCTCCGAGCCGTGCAGGCGGCCGGACTCGCCGGCGTGCACCAGCTTGGCGGCGTCCTCCTCGATGTGGACGCGGTGGATGCGCACGTCCCCCAGCCGCCCGCCGCGGCACAGCGGCTCGTCGTACTGGGAGATCTGGTAGCCCTTCGGCAGGTCGGGATAGAAGTAGTTCTTGCGGTGGAACACCGACCGCGGCGCCAGCTCGCTGCCGAACGCCATCCCGATCATCAGCCCGTAGTGGATGGCCTCCGCGTTGGGCACCGGCAGCGCGCCGGGCAGGCCGAGGCATACCGGGCAGGTGCGCGTGTTCGGCGGCTCGCCGAACGTCAGCTCGCAGCCGCAGAACATCTTCGTCCGCGTCGCGAGCTGGACGTGGATCTCGAGGCCGATTACCGGTTCGTAGGCGACGTCGCTCATCGGGCCACCGCCGGGCTCTGGTCGAAGCCGATCGCCTGCTCGAGCGCGTAGGCCGCATCCAGCAGGCGGTTCTCGCTGAACGCCGGGCCGGCCATCTGGAAGCCGACCGGCAGGCCGTCGGACAGGCCGGCGGGGATCGAGATCGCCGGCAGTCCGGCCAGCGAGATCGGCACGGTGAACAGGTCGTTGAGGTACATCTCGTACGGGTCGGCGTCGGACAGCGCGCCCAGCTCGAAGGCGACGTTCGGCGCCGTCGGGCTGACGACGAAGTCGACCTGCTCGAACGCCTTCCGGTAGTCCTCGGCGATCTTGGTGCGCACGCGCTGCGCGGTGGCGTAGTAGGCGTCGTAGTAGCCGGAGCTCAGCACGTAGGTGCCGAGCATGATCCGGCGCTTGACCTCGGCGCCGAACCCGTCGTGGCGGGTGCGCGTGTACATCGACAGCAGGTCGCTCGCCTCGACGCGCAGGCCGTAGCGGACGCCGTCGAAGCGCGCCAGGTTCGAGGAGGCCTCCGCCGGGGCGAGCACGTAGTAGGCGTTGAGCGCGTAGTCGGCGTGCGGGAGCTCGATCTCCTTGATCTCGGCGCCGAGCTCCTCGGCGGTGCGCAGCGTGCGCTCGAAGCACTCCTTGACGCCCGGCTGGGCGCCCTCGAGGCTGCCGGGGACGCCGAGCCGGACGCCGTCCAGCCGCTCCGCGCTCGGCAGCGCGATCTCCTCGGGGTGATCGAGGCTGGTGGCGTCGGCGGGGTCGCGGCCGACCATGTGGCGGTACAGCAGCGCCGCGTCGGTGACGTCGCGCGTCATCGGACCCGCCTGGTCCAGCGAGGAGGCGAACGCGATCATCCCGAAGCGGCTGACGGTGCCGTAGGTGGGCTTCAGCCCGACGATGCCGCACAGCGCGGCGGGCTGGCGGATCGAGCCGCCCGTGTCGGTGCCCAGCGCCCACGGCGCCGCGCCGGCGGCGACCGCGGCGGCGCTGCCGCCCGACGAGCCGCCGGGCACGCGGTCCGGGTCCCACGGGTTGCGGACAGGGCCGAAGGCGCACGTCTCGCTGGAGGAGCCCATCGCGAACTCGTCCTGGTTGGTCTTGCCCAGGACGGGCGCGCCCGCCTGCACGAGGCGGTCGACGACGGTCGCCGTGTACGGCGGCCGGTAGCCCTCGAGGATCCTCGACCCCGACTGCGAGGGCACACCCTCGGTGCAGAACAGGTCCTTGACGGCGAGCGGGACGCCGCCCAGCGGGGCGCTGCGCGGGTCGGGGCCGTCGGCCGGGCGCTCCTCGGCGACCCAGCAGTAGGCGTTGTGCTCGTCGGCGGCGGCCTTGGCGCGGTAGGCCTCGAACAGCTCCGCCGGGTCGAGCTCGCCGGCGACAACGGCGTCGATCGCCTGCTTGGCGGTGAGGCTGGTGATGTCGGTCATGGACTAGGCCTGGGGGCTGGGGACGACGAAGCCGTCCTCGGCGACGGCCGGGGCGCTCTGGAGCGCGACGTCGCGCGGCAGCGACGGGCGCACCTCGTCGGCCCGCAGCGCGGACGGGACTTCGACGACGTGGCTGGTGGGCGGCACGCCCTCGAGGTCCAGCGACGAGATCGCGTCGATGTGGTCGAGGATCGACGAGAGCTCGCCGGCCATCGTCTCGACCTCGTCGTCGGACAGCTCCAGCCGCGCCAGCTTGGCGATGTGCAGGACCTGGTCGCGGTCGATCATGCGGGCCGAGAGTCTAGGCGAGCCCTCGGCGCAGCGAGGCGCGCGGCGCGCCCTCCCGGACCCCCTCCCCCTCGTCGAGGGATCAATGGCTTCCGCCTGGCGCAAGCGATTGATCCCTCGACGGGAGTGGTGGCGGCGGCGCCGCTCACGGGCGCGGGATCGTGCGCGGCGGGGGCGGCTCGTAGGCAGACTCCGGCGCGTCGGTGCGCTCGTCGCGCATCGCCAGGTAGGCGCCGATCGGGATCAGCGCCGCCAGGACCAGGCCGGCGTAGGCGGGCCACTTGACGCTGACCATCCGGTCGCCGGCCCCGATGCCGAGGTCCGGCTGGTTGATCAGCACGAACAACAGGATGAACCAGACGAGCGAGCCGATGCTCCAGGTGACCACGGCCGAGGCCATCGGCAGCGTCGGCGAGCGACGCAGCGCCGCGGTGGCCGCCACCGCGATGCCGCCGAGCATCAGCAGCACCAGCAGCAGCACCATGAACCAGCCGAGCGAGCCCCAGCCGGAGAGGTGCGCGCGGGCGGCGGCCTCCTCGGCCTGGACGCCGGGCACGGTCGCGCCGAGGCCGAACCAGTCGAGCGACAGGACGACGGCCAGCCCCAGGGCCGACAACAGGCAGATCGACTCGGGCAGGTGCAGACGTCTCATCGGCGCTCCTCCTGCATCTCGGCGGCCTGCAGCGTGTTGCGCAGCAGCATCGCGATCGTCATCGGTCCCACGCCTCCGGGCACGGGCGTGATCTTGGCGGCGACCTCGCGCACGGCGTCGAAGTCGACGTCGCCGTGCAGGCCGTCGTCGGTGCGGTTGATGCCGACGTCGATCACCACCGCGCCCGGCTTCACCCAGTCGGCCTTCACCATCCGGTCGCGGCCGACGGCGACGATCAGCACGTCGGCGCGGCGGCAGACGGAGGCGAGGTCGCGGGTGCGGGAGTGCGCGGTGGTCACCGTCGCGTCGGCGGCCAGCAGGAGCTGGGCCATCGGCTTGCCGAACAGGTTGGAGCGGCCGACGACGACCGCCTCGGCGCCCTCCAGCTCCACGCCGGACTCCTCGAGCAGCACCATCACCCCGGCGGGCGTGCACGGGCGCAGCCCCTCGAGCCCGAGCGCGAGCAGGCCCGCGCTCATCGGCGTCAGCCCGTCGACGTCCTTGAGCGGGTCGATCAGGCCGGTGAGGTGGACGCCGTCCAGGTGACCGGGCACCGGGAGCTGGCAGAGGATCCCGCTGACCGCCTCATCGGCGTTGAGGCGCTCGATCAGCTCGACGACCTGCTCGGTCGTGGCGTCGGCGGGCAGGCGATGGTCGAACGGCTCGATCCCGACCTCCCGGCAGGCCTTCTGCTTGTTGGCGACGTAGATCGCGCTGGCCGGGTCGTCGCCGACCAGGATCGTCGCCAGCCCGGGCCGCCGGCCGGTCCGCGCCGCGAACGCCTCGACGTCGCGCGCGACCTGCTCGCGGACCTTCTGTGCGATCGCCTTGCCGTCGATGATGGTTGCCGTCACGGGCGCGGAAGCTACCGGGACGCTCGGTGGCAGGACGGCTTCGTGCCGGGCGGCGGCCGGCCTGCCCCGCTCAGCGCTTGGTCAGCGGCGCGTAGTCGACCATCAGCTTGCGCTCGCCCGCCTCGCCGGCGAAGCGCACGGTGACCACGCCGCCCGGCTCCACCCCGGTGACCACGCCCTCGCCGAAGGCCGGGTGGAGGACGTCGTCGCCGACGGCGAACGACGCGCCCGACCCGCCGGCGCCCGCCGAGGCCACCTCGCGCATCGCCGCCCACGAGGAGACCGCGCGCGGCCGGTACCCGCCCGCCGTCCCGAAGCCCGCGCCCGCGGCGGGACCCTCGTCGCGGTCGACAAGCTCCGGGGGGATCTCCGCCAGGAAGCGGCTCGGCACGCCGTAGGCGGTCGACCCGTAGACGTTGCGCCGTCGCGCGTAGGTGAGCGTGAGCGTGCGCATCGCCCGCGTCATGCCGACGTAGCAGAGGCGCCGCTCCTCCTCGAGCGCCCCTTCGTCGATCGCGCGCTGGTGCGGGAAGACGCCCTCCTCGCAGCCGATGATGAACACCACCGGGTACTCGAGGCCCTTGGCGTTGTGGAGGGTCATCAGCGTCACGACGCCCTCGTCGTCGCGGCGCGTGTCGCTGTCGGAGACCAGCGCGATCTGCTGCAGGAACGCGTCGAGCCGGCTCTCCTCCCCGTCGTAGACGGCGTCGAACTCGCGCGCCACCTCGACCAGCTCCTCGAGGTTCTCGATCCGGCCCTGCGCCTCGATCGTCCGCTCGGCCTCGAGCGCCTCCAGGTAGCCGGTGTCGTGCAGCACCGCCTCCAGCAGCTCGGCGATCGGAGCGCCCGCCTCGGCGCGCTCGCGGAGCTGCGCCATCGTCGA